>SAMEA3387511__coassemble_1917_pt1 | contig 15571 bp, 13 predicted proteins | sample SAMEA3387511__metabat2_high_PE_018 | metagenome-assembled genome bin SAMEA3387511 (sample SAMEA3387511) | Felis catus | biome: Faeces | place: United Kingdom | collected 2012
ATATAGGGGGTATCCTAGGCTTGGATACTCCTGTTTTTTTTCTCATTTGATTTTAAAGACTAGCCTTCTATTTTTAATTCAATTATGGTATTATTGTTAAGTAGTATGTAAAAAGGAGACGTCGAATGAGTAAGAAAAGAGTTTATGCGGCTATCGAAATTGCTGATCAAGAGATTCGTCTTATCGTTTTAGAGATATTTGAAGCTCGTTACAACGTTTTAAGAACAGAAAGAGTTGCTTGTTCAGGTGTAGATAAAAATCAAAAGATTGTCGATGAAAGTGCTATTGTTACAGCCATTCGTCAAGCTATAACGAATGCACAGGCAGCTTTAGGATATCGAATTGAGCGTGTCTTATTGGCTGTTCCTAGTGTAAATGTAATGCGTAGCTCACAAAAGGTGCGTGTTCAGATTGAAGATGGTACAAAAAATATTCGTTTGTTCCATATTCAGCAAGGATTTAAAAACGCCATTCAAAAACGATTGAATGAAGATGTAGAATTTGTCAATGCGAATAAGGTGTCTTATGAAGTCAATGGACAAGTGAGTCAGAAACTTCCATTAAATCAGGAATGTGAAGATTTCATTATGGATGTAGATTTATTATATGCCGACAAGGAAACAATCTATTCGTATGCTCGTTGTGTGGAACAGGCAAATCTTGAAATCTTGGATTTATGTGTAGATTCATTTGCGATTGGTCAAGAAACTGCAGCTTTGGCACAGAGCACAGAAAGAGTTACAATCCAAATTGATTTGGAACAGAATCACTCTACTTTAGCTTTATTTAGTACAGGTCGTTTAATGACATGTACAACTTTGGATTATGGATACTTATGGTTCATTGAGGATATCCAAAGAAAATATAAGTTAAGTGATGATGTATGTTACAGATTATTGCAGAATATTTTCTCGGGTCAAGAAGATGAAAACAGTGATGTGATTGTTTATATTGAACAAAGAGAAGATATGCGTGTTGAGATTACGGCCAATGAATTAGCAAAGGCTTGTTTACCTCGTATTCGTCAATGGATTGCAGCTGTCAATGATGCATGTTTACCAATTGTTCGCCAAGGAAAATCAAGATATGTGATCACAGGACAAGGAAGTAACATTCCTGTATTGAAGGATTTAGATAAATCGTTCAATGCGAGCGCAATGATCTATCAAGAACAAGCTATTGGTGCAAGAGATGGTGCATTTGTGTGTGGCTTAGGTATGGCTTATGCATGGCAAGACATCAACCGTATTCACCATGATGACAGAATTAGTGCAAACAATAATGAATTAGAAGCGAGCATTGATTCTATTAATCAAAAGGCGCATACTGGTGAAGGTGGATTTACGAAGAAGTTAAAGAATGCTATTTTAGCAGATGAAGAATAAAAAAGAGAGGAAAATATTATATGACTGAATTTAATCAAGTAGCAAATATTAAAGTATTTGGTGTTGGTGGTGGTGGATCCAACGCTGTTAACCGCATGGTTGCTGATGGTGTTAAGGGCGTTGATTTCTATATCTGCAACACAGATGTACAAGTTATGAAAAACTCTCCTTGCGATAACAAAATCGTTTTAGGAAAGGAAACAACTAAAGGTTTAGGTGCTGGTGGAAATCCAGAATATGGACGTAAAGCTGCTGAAGAAAGTGAAGGAGAAATCCGCGAATCTGTAAAAGGAAGCGACATGGTATTTATCACTGCTGGTATGGGTGGTGGAACTGGTACGGGTGCTGCTCCATTAATCGCTAAGATTGCTAAAGAAGAAGGTGCTTTAACAGTTGCCGTTGTAACTCGTCCATTCACTTTTGAAGGTCGTCGTCGTGCAAACAATGCTAAAGATGGTATTGAAGAATTAAAAAAATATGTTGACTCATTAATTATCGTTTCAAATGACAACTTATTAGATGTGATTGGTCGTAAACCAATCGAAGAAGCATTCCAAGCTGCAGACAACGTATTACGTCAAGGTGTTCAAACAATCTCTGACTTGATCGCTGTTCCAGCATTGGTAAACTTAGACTTTGCAGACGTTCGTAGCGTTATGCAAAATCAAGGTCGTGCATTGATCGGTATTGGTATGGCAGAAGGAGAAGACAAAGCTATCTCTGCTGCTGAAAAAGCTATCCAGTCACCATTATTGGAAGCACAAATCTCTGGTGCTAAATCAGCTATCGTAAACATCACTGGTGGTGACAAAGTTAGCTTATTTGATGCACAAAACGCTGTAGCTGTAATTCAAGATGCAGCTGGTGGAGATGTTGACTGTATTTTCGGTATCGCAATCAACGAACAATTAGGGGATGCGATCATCGTTACAGTTATCGCTACTGGATTTGAAGAACCAAAAGAAAAACAACGTAAAAGACGTAGTGAACCAGTAATTAAACAAGTTGCGAATGATACATTGTTCACAGAACCGAAAATCCAAGCGCCTGTTAACCCAGGTGTTGTAACTAGTGTTGAAAATAGCACAAGTGATGATGAACAAATTCCTAACTTCTTCTTCAATCGTTAATAGACACATATAGAGAGCTTAGTAAAAGCTCTCTTTCTTGTTAGTATTAATCAATATTCGTCAATTGCTATGGTATTAACTGCAAAATCCATAGCGAGATAGGATAAAATATCTAAGAATCAAAATTTTGCAGAGTATTATTTATTAGGTACATTATTAAGTACGATTAGTATTTTAGTTATTTCATTAATATAATTGTTGAGCGAATCAAATCTTGCTCTTTTTTAATTAAGTCAAACATCTTAATTCGGTGTTAATTAAGTCATATAGCTTAATTGATCATTCATTACCGACAAAATAATGGCTGTAATTTAAAAAAAGTATAAAAAAAAACAGAGAATTGTATCTCTGTAATAGGCATGGCTGGGGTACTTGGATTCGAACCAAGGAAATGTCAGATTCAGAGTCTGATGCCTTACCGCTTGGCTATACCCCAATGTGCCTATTTATAATACACGATTTGTGTCTTTTTGACAAGTGTTTTTTATGTAAAACGCTTGTTTTTTTGCGTTTTAGACAAGATAGGAAGTATCGTAAGGAAATGCTTGAAATTAATGTCTTTTTCACATTGGGTTGTCAAAATAATAGGTGAGAAGAAAAGAATATATAAATGGGAGGTGAAGGAATGAAAAAGAAGATTTATATATGTTTGAGTATTCTTATAGTATTTATTCTTTCTTTAAGTATTGTTCGTGCCAATACGATGGATACGTACGGAATGAGTTTAAAAGAAATGGAGATGATGGAGGAGTATAAAAAGGGAAATATCAATACGGATGAATTTATTGAATTACGAAAAGCTAAGGCAGGTGAGTATGGTTTATTAGATTATTGTGATTCCACTTATTTTTTAAGTGAAGACTTTTATGATAACTATTCGGATGCGTATTTGATCAAGAATGGCTTGATGATTTTAGATCGCTATAGTGCAGGATTTGAGACGACTGTAGATGTGATGGAATCTAGAGCGAGTAGTGTAGTAAGTATGAGTCATCATCGGTATGAAGAAAAGCCTGGTTACTATATTGCGAATGGAATATGGAAATTGTCGAATTCGCATGAAGCATTTTGTGCGCAGGGATTGAATGCATCTCCTGCAGTAGGAGATGTGACTTCCGATCCATATTTGGTTGAAAATGAGAACTTAAAGAAATGTTTGTACTATGGCTATAACGGTCCTGGGGACATATTAACATCTCGTTATGGCGTCAGTGGAGCAATTGTACTCACAAGTGAACTTGTGTCGAATGCTTATAGTTCAAATTGTATTAGTAAGGCGAGTAATGATGGGTATCACTGGAATAAAGTAGTGGGTGGTTTATGGAATGAAATCATCGCAAAGCCAAGTGTTAAAAATTATTCAACCTATTTAGTAGATGTAGCTGGGTCTGCCTATAACTGGCAAGGGGTGTTAACGCCAATTCAAAAGTTGGCATATGGTGTATATGTGCCTACAGGTTCAGTAAAGCTTTTAAAGGTCAGCTCAAAGAATGAGATCAATCAATCGAATGCATCCTATACATTTTCTGGAGCTCTTTATGGATTGTATAAAGATTCTGGGTGTAAAGAAAAGATTGGTGAATTTAAAATTGATGAAAATGGCAAGTCCAACGAGATTAAAGATTTAGATATTGGTACTTACTACATTAATGAAATACTAGCGCCGCATGGCTATCAAAAAGATACAACAATCTATACTGTTAAGGTTAAAGATCAAGCGGTTCAAGAAATTGAAGTGCGTGATGTTCCACAAACCAATCTTGTGGATTTAGTTTTGGTGAAACAAGATGCCCAAACAGGAAATAAAGCGCAGGGTATGGCCAGCTTAAAAGATGCAAAGTATGAATTTAAGTTTTATGGAGGTCTATATGATAAGGATCCAGCAAGTTTAGGTGTTTTACCAATACGCAGCTGGATATTAAAGACAGATAAGACGGGCAAGATTCTGATGGAAGATTCGTATAAAGTAAGTGGTGATGCCTTCTATATGGATCTGAATGGAAAGATATGTTTACCATTAGGTACGATTACGGTTCAGGAAATCGATCCTCCACAGGGGTATTTATTGGATAGCACAGTATATGTACAAAAGTTAGATTGTACAAGTAGTACGTCTGAACATATTAGTGCATTTAAGACATTCAGTGTGAAAGATACAGTGAACCGTTTAAAGTTGATTAAAGTACAGGAGGGTACGCAAATTCCATTGCCAAATGTCATATTTAAGCATATAATGCCAAACTTACCTTTTCCTTTACAAGAAAAGACGAATGATAAGGGTGAAATTGAATGGATGGGTCTGACAAAAGGAAAACATACATTAACCGAGTTTAAGACTCTAGATGGGTATGCCCTGGATATTAAGCCTATTGAATTTGAAGTGTTGCGTGATGGAAGTATTTCTGGAGTGGATCCTGTCATTACATTTTCAAATAAGGTGAATCCTTTTGAATTGAAGATCGTAAAGAAAAACAACATGCATCAATTACTGGATGGTGCTGTATTTGGATTATTTAAAGATAGTGAGTGTAAAGAAAAAATTGATGAGAAGAGTACGGTTGATGGAGTTGTATCTTTTGCGGATTTAAAGAATGGTGAAACGTATTATTTAAAAGAAATAAAGGCGCCAAGTGGCTATCAAAAGATAGATCGTGTGTATTGCATAAAAACGGATTTTATACCGGTTAAAGGACAATATGATGTGTATATAGATCAAGAAAAAGTAGATGGCTTATATGCGGATGGAAGTGTGAACTTGGAGTTTGTGAATGAAAGAATGACAAAGCTTCCACATACAGGTTCTAGTATGAGTTTGGTGTGTGTGGTTGTAGGTGCCTATTTAATGTTGAGGAGAAATCATGAATAAAAGAAATTTAATTTATACAGGACTATTGATGTTGGCAATGGTCACAAGTCCAGTCAGCGCAAAAGAAACAAGTGTTTCAGTTGTGCATGGGACGGCAAATTTTAATGAGGGGAATGCGAGTATTGTGATTCAGGCAAATCAAAATCAATCCATGCAGGGTAAGTCGTTTAAGGTATATAAACTATTTGATGCGACAAATTCAAAGGACAATACTTCGATTCACTATACTTTAAATAGTGTGTATGCATCTAAAATCAAGGAGCTTGTATCAAGTAAGTTATCTAAAACGGTATCGGATCAAGATGTAGTGGAATATATGATGTCTTTAGATAACGAAGGAAGTCAAAGTGAATATCGTACCTTTATTGAATCGATTCAAAAGGCGATATCTTCTATGGAAGCTCATATTGTGAATGTAGAGAGTTGTGATGTGAATGGAAATATCACGTTGGATAAGTTGGGATATGGTTTCTATTTGATTGATGAAATTACCAATGTATCCAATAGTCATGCGGCAAGTTCTATGACGATGGTCAATACGGCAAATCCTAAGGCGACGATTCAAATTAAGTCGGATTATCCGAGTATTGTAAAGAAGATTTATGAAGATGACAACAATATAGGTTGGAATGATATGGGTGATTTTGAGATCATGCAGAACATTCCGTATAAGTATGAATCGAAAGTGCCGGATATGAGTGGATATGTTTCTTATTTTTTAGAGTTTGAGGATGAAATGGATCCAAGTTTATCTTTAAAAGAAGATAGTATACAAGTAAAGGTCAAGGATACTATTATTCCAGCTGATACATATAGTGTAACTAAATCTTCAAATGGATTTAAAGTTACATTCAATGATTTTAAAGGACTTGGTAGTCAAGGAGATCCAATCTTGTTTACGTATGATGCGTATTTAAATGATTTGTCAGCCACAAAGATTTCAAAAAAGGGTTTTGAAAATAAGGTACGATTAAATTTCTCAAATGATCCGCAAACGAATTCTAAAGGACAAACGCCTTGGGATAGTGTTGTGTGCTATACATATCAGGTGAAGGGTTTAAAGACAAATGAGAAGGATGTCAAACTTGAGGGGGCTACATTTAAGTTGTATCGTGATTCTAATTTGAGTGATTTAGTAAAGGTAAAGAAAAGCACGAATGGATATGTAGTTTCAAATAGTGTAGATGAAGAGATTGTATCCAACGAAAAGGGTGAGTTTGTGATTCAAGGTTTGGATCAGGGAACGTATTATTTAAAGGAAATCCAGGCACCGGACGGATATACTTTATTAAAGGAAGCTATTGAGATTCAAATTACGCCTACATTTGTAGCGGATCGCAATAACTATACTTCGAATGGAGAGGGATTGGTTTCTCTATCGGCAACAAGTTTTAATACGCATTTAAATGCGAGTACGAATGATTTAAGCGTAGCTTTAAAAGTAGTGAATCAAACGAGTTCTAAATTACCAGTCACTGGATCTATGGGAACGATTGTCTGTGTACTAACGGGTGCTGGTATTATGGTGTATGTATGTAAGAAGAAAAGGGAAGAATAGGATTCTATTCTTTCTGGGTTTCTTGATTTGTGTATTGCCACTCATCTTAAATTTCTTCTTTCATCAAAGTGTAGAGAATGTCATTTCAAGTTTTTATTTAGAAGAAGAAAAAATGGATGAGGGCATATTGGAGTCGAGTTTTAATGCTGGGTTGAACTACAATCAAAACTTGTATTTGGGTAAAGAAAAAGAAGAGTATGAAACGATGTTGAATACTTTATCCTCAAATGTAATCGCAACCATCCAGATTCCAGTGATCGATGTAGACTTACCAATTTATCGTGGAACGAGTGATGAAGTGTTAAATCGTGGGATTGGTCATTTTGAATTTACAAGTCTTCCTGTTGGCGGAAAGAATTCGCATTGTATATTAACAGGTCATAGAGGTCTTCCTAGTGCCAAGCTTTTTACGCGTTTGGATGAGTTAAAGAAGAAGGATTTGATCTATATACATGTGTGTAAAAAAGAATTGGTCTATGAGGTGGTGGATTCTATTGTGGTAGAACCGGAAGCTATCTTGGATATAGGTATTGAAAAGAATAGGGATTTGTTGAGTCTAGTGACTTGTACGCCGTATGGGATCAATACGAAAAGGTTGGTTGTAAGGGCCAAAAGAGTGTTTCCTAAAAAGAAAGAGAAAAAAGTGCGTAAATCGTATTCTTTTAGGGAATTGTGTTTTATTTTAATTCCAATAATTTGTGTAATGGTGGTGAAATGGTGAAGAAAATTGGTTTGATCATATTAATGATGATCGCATGTATTATGCCGATAAACGCAAACTCAATTAGTGTGGAGTTGCAGGATTCGGTAGATGAACTCTCGAAGGAGAATGTTGAGTTTAATGTTGTTCAAGTCGCAAAGCTTGTGGATGGCTTTTATGTATTGAATCAAGAATTTCAGGATTTAGATGTGGACTTCAATACGGAGTTATTGGCTGAAGAAGTGGAAGCAATTTGTACAAAATTAAGTGGGTATTCCATGGTTGGACAAACTCTTGTCACGGATGAAGAAGGTAAAGCTGTTCTTGAAGATGTAGAAGAAGGATTGTACTTTATTGATCCTGTCAATATTCATGAGTATGAAAGAATGAGTCCGATGTTAGTGAGTGTTCCTGAGTGGGATGGGGATACGTTAAATTGTGATGTGGTGTTGTATCCTAAGCATCGTCCGTTTGAGAAGTTGATCTTGAAAAAGATTGATAAGGATTCTAAGGATGAAATCTTGGATTCTATCGAATTTACAAGCTATAAGGATAAGGATTGTACAGAATCTTTAAAGACATTTAAAGGTAATGGTACTCTATCGATTTTAATGCGTGAAGATAAGATGTATTTAAAGGAGACGAAGGCTCCTAATGGGTATGAAAAATCGGATCAAGTCTTATTTGTGGAAGTCAAGGAGGATGAAATCTTTATTGATGGTAAAAAGGTAGAGAATCATGAGTTCTTGTTTGAGAATAAGAAGATTCATGTTCCAACAGGAATTGAATATCATGGTAATATTTATGTGACTTTAGGTTTAATTGCACTTGTGATTATTTTACATTTGATTAATAAGAAGTTAAGAAAGTAGGAGTTTTTCTACTTTCTTTTCTTGTGGTATGATGGGCATATGGAAAAAGGTCAATATGTATATATTTTAGAGTGTAGGGATTCTACATATTATACGGGATATACAACGGATGTAGATAAAAGATTAGAAACGCACAACTTGGGTAAGGGGGCAAAATATACGCGGTCTAGAAGGCCTTGTAAGCTTGTGTATGTAAGGGCTTGTGAGTCGAAGTCCAAGGCTTTGAAGTTGGAATATAAAATTAAACAAATGTCTCGAAAAGAAAAGTCGGAGTTGATTGAAGGAATCTTGAAAGAAATGTAGTTTCGTATTATTATATAGAAAGCGAAAGGATGATTATAACTATGAATAAAACTAGAACTCGTTTTGCGCCGAGTCCAACTGGCTATATGCACATTGGAAATTTGCGTACAGCTTTATTTGAATTTTTAATTGCGAAACACGAAGGTGGCGACTTCTTATTACGTATTGAGGATACTGACCAAGAGCGTAAGGTAGAAGGTGCTGTAGATGTTATTTATAAAACTTTAAAAGAATGTGGTTTGAACTGGGATGAAGGTCCAGATATTGGTGGAGACTTTGGTCCATATGTTCAAAGTGAACGTTTACCTATGTACAAAGGGTATGCCGAAGATTTAATTAAACTTGGTGGAGCTCACTATTGTTTCTGTAGTGAAGAGGAGATTGAGGCTCAAAGAAAAGAAGCTGAAAGCTTAGGTATTTCTTTTAAGTTCAATGATCCTTGTAAGCACTTGAGTGCTGAGGAAGTACAGGCTAAATTGGATGCGGGTGAACCTTATGTTATTCGTCAAACAATCAAAGATGTTGGTGAAACATATTTTGATGATGAAGTATATGGTCGTATTGAAGTGGATGGAGATGTTTTGGATGAACAAATCTTGATTAAATCGGATGGATATCCAACATATAACTTTGCGAACATTATTGATGATCACCAGATGCAGATTTCTCACGTAGTTCGTGGAAATGAATATTTATCAAGTACACCTAAGTACAACTTGATTTATGATGCGTATGGATGGCAAAGACCTACATACGTACACGTACCACCTGTAATGAAGGATGAACACCACAAATTATCAAAACGTAATGGAGATGCTTCTTTCCAAGATCTTGTTGCGAAGGGATATTTGCCGGATGCGATCATGAACTATATCGCACTTCTTGGATGGGCTCCTGAAACAGAACAGGAAATCTATACTTTGGATGAGTTGATCAAAGTATTTAATATTCACCGTATTTCTAAATCACCAGCCATTTTCGATATTGATAAATTGACTTGGATGAACGGTGTATATTTAAGAAACATGGATGAAGAAACATATTATGAAACAGTTCGTCCATACTTAGAAAAAGCGGTTCATGGAGCATACAACTTAAAAGAGATTGCCAAAATCATTCAACCTCGTATTGATATCTTGAATCAAATCGAAGAAAGTGTTGACTTCTTTGATACATTAGTAGATTACGATTTAGAAATGTATCGTCACAAGAAGATGAAGACAACTCCAGAAGTTGCATTAAAAGCTTTAAAAGCCAGCAAGCAAACTCTAGAAGCCTTTGATCAATGGGACAGCATGGATGCATTGCACGAATGTTTATTAGCTCTTCCTAAAGAGTTGGAAATGAAGAATGGACAGGTATTATGGCCAATTCGTACAGCCGTTTCTGGTAAACAATTCACTCCAGGTGGAGCGATTGAAATTGCGTTTATCTTAGGAAAAGATGAAACATTACGTCGTATCCAAGTGGGTATTGATCGTTTGAGTGAAATCGTAGAAGAGTAAAACATACAAACGCTTAGAGAAATCTAGGCGTTTTTTTTGCGTTTTACCAGCAAAAACAAATAAATAATTACGTATCTGTAATATAGAATTGCTGATAATATGATATGCTATTACTAGATCGAGGATTGCTTATGAGATATTTTTCAGTGGCTGAAATAGCTAAAAAATGGGATATATCCGAGCGCAGTGTTCGAAATTATTGTGCACAGAATCGTGTAGATGGTGCATTTATTGCCGGTAAAACTTGGAAAATTCCAGAAAATGCCAAAAAACCAGTTCGTATGAACAAGAAGAAAGAACAGCCTGTTACTTTATTGGATGTCTTGAAGGAACAAAAGATAAACAAGTATTCTGGTGGGATTTATCATAAAACACAGATTGATTTAACGTATAATTCAAATCATATTGAAGGAAGTCGCTTGAGTCATGATCAAACTCGATATATTTTTGAAACAAATACGATTGGTGTAGAAAATGAAGTGTTGAATGTGGATGATGTACTTGAAACGGCAAATCACTTTCGATGTATTGATATGATTATTGATCATGCCAAGACTACTTTGAGCGAGAATTTTATTAAAGATTTACACTTGACTTTGAAGAATGGTACAAGTGATTCAAGAAAAGAAGGGTTTGTGGTCGGCGACTATAAAAAGGTACCAAATGAAGTTGGAGGAATGAATACAGCACTTTCTGAAGAAGTTCCAGGTAGAATGAAGGAATTGTTAAAAGAATATAGTGGTAAAAAAGAAAAGACTTTTGAAGATATACTCGATTTTCATGTAAGGTTTGAGCGTATTCATCCATTTCAAGATGGAAATGGTCGTGTTGGAAGATTGATTTTATTTAAAGAATGTTTGAAATATAATATTGTCCCATTTATAATCGATGATCAGTTGAAAATGTTTTATTATCGCGGTTTAAAAGAATGGAATTATGAAAGAGGCTATCTGATGGATACTTGTTTGTCGGCACAAGAGAAATATAAAGCTTATTTGGATTATTTTAGAATTGCTTATGAGAATAATAAATCAAATTGAAATCGATGAATATACTGTGATTGAAGTGTCTGATCATACGTGTTTTGGAAACTATGTGGTAATTGAAGGTAAAGAATATCCTACAGAAATCGTATATGATTTTTGTAGGATATTCTTTAAATTAGATTCAATTCTTTAAAGGCATGATATATACCATCTTCATCTAGTGATGTTGTGATCATGTTAGCTTTATCTTTGATTTCTTGTGGAGCATTTCCCATGGCGATGCTCAGATGTGCTTTTTCAAACATAGGAATATCATTGAAGCCGTCTCCAATCGCAATCGTATCTTTAATGTCAGCATTAAAGTATTTGATTACGGCATCCATGCCTGTGGCTTTGTTGATGTGGTAGGAAGTGATTTCTCCACTTTCTTTTCCTAGTGGCGCAAAGGTTGCCGGAATCACATCGTATTTGTCGGATAGATCTTGTTGGATCTTTTTGTATGGCGTTTTCCCATTGTCAATAACGGAGACTTTGTTGTAGACAAGGTCTTTTATATTGTCGACAACGGTGATTTGGCTCGTTAGAATTGTAAGGCCGTGTTTGGCTTTTTCTTCTTCACTTTTGCCGGCACATTGTTCTTCCACCATTTTTAACATCGTGTCTTTTGTATATTGAGTGGCATAGATGCCATTAGAACATTCAAAGTTAGCGGGAATGTTGTTTTCTAATAAGTAGTTTGAAAGATATTGGCTTTCTTCTTTTGTGAGTGCATTTTCTTCTACGATTTTGTGTTCACATTCAATGGTTGCCCCACTTCCGGCAATAATCGCATCATAGTCAATTTCTAGCATCGGGCCAAAGATTTCAATGCGCTGTCTTCCTGTGCATAAAATGACTTTATGTCCGTTTTTTTGGGCTTGAATACAAGCTTTGATGGCACTATCCGGAATATAGCCTTCGTGATGGAATAGGGTGCCGTCGGCGTCTAAAAATATAAGTTTCATGAGTACCTCTTTCTGATTGGACGAAATGATATTTTTATTCTACAATAGAAAGGTAAATATTTAAAGGGGAGGGATAAAATGGGCGATTATATGGTGATAGGTATTGTGTTTGTTTTCGTGGTATTGATGTCAATACTTCCAAAACCAGTTTATAATGCGATTACGCGTGCTTTTTCAATGCATAAAAATGGAATTCGTAGAATTCAGAAGTATCGTACGACAACCGATTCCATTGGAAATCTAATGTTGGGTATATCGATAGTTTTCTGTATCTTCTATTGCTTCATTCCATTCTATTCATTTTTATATAGCATATTTTTCATTGTGAGCTACTTATGTCTTTTGGCACAGGCGTATCGTGTTACCACAAAGAAGCCTAAACAAATCGCAAAAACCGTTATCTTTTTGACGAATTTATTTGCGGGTGTCAGCTTTCTAGGTGCACTTGGCTTTTTAAATGGGCATGCATCGGTGGCTGTGATCAATCAGTTCATGATTGATTTTCATGCGCATAAGGTATTCAACATCTTATACCTTCTACAAAATCGTACTTGGATGTATTGGTTGTTTCAAGGTGCATTGTTTATGTTTCCACTCTTTATTATGTGGTCACACTTTAAATATATGCGATTGGAGAATAGTGTCAAAGCAGTTTATTTTGTGACATATATTATTAAGATGTTATTTTTGATTATGATTGTGTTATGTTTTTCTTGTGAGGCATTTGATTTCTTGGATATGGTATACCAGGTGGATGCACTTAAGAAATTGGCATAGAGGAAAGAAGGATTTAAAAAATGATTACTCAAAGAATTTCAAAATTACGTGAGAAGATGATGGAGAATAATGTACAGGCATATATTATTCCTACGTCTGACTTTCATGAAACAGAATATGTTTGCGAATATTTCGCATGTCGTAAATATATGTCTGGATTCACTGGAAGTGCAGGTGTCTTAGTTGTATTACTAGATAAGGCTGCACTATGGACAGATGGTCGTTATTTTATTCAGGCGGCAAATCAATTGGAAGGTACAGGCATTGATTTAATGAGGATGGGCCAGCCTGGAGTTCCTGAAATAGATGCGTATATTGTTGAAAATCTAAAGGAAAACGATACAGTTGGATTTGATGGTCGTGTTATGAATACAAAGGATGCCTTGGCATATAAATCTGTATTTGATTTGGCACACTTAAATATGAATGTAAATCTAGATTTAGTAAATGACGTATGGACAGATCGTCCACAGCTTCCTAGTACACCAACTTTCCATTATTCGGAAAAGTTTGCGGGTGAATCTATGGAAAGTAAACTTTCTCGTTTGCGTGCTTTCTTAAATGAAAATAAAGTCGATTCCATTGTACTAACAAGTGTGGATCAGATTGCGTGGCTTTATAATTTAAGAGCACATGACATTCCTAATTTCCCGGTTGCGCTTGCATATTCAATCGTATCTTTAGATTCAGCTTCTATTTATATGGATGCATCTCGTTTGGATGAATTGAGTGAAGAAGAATTTAGAAAGAACAATGTCACTGTTTGTGGCTATAACGATATTTATTCAGCTACAAAAATATTGAGTGGTTCAGTACTCGTGGATCCATCAAGTGTAAACTATGCGATTGTTTCTAATTTAAGGGCTAAGCCTGTATTTAAGGAGAGTCCAATTATTTTATGGAAGGCTTTAAAGAATGAAACAGAGTTAAAGTGTACAAAGTGGGCGCACATTAAAGATGGTGTTGCCGTCACAAAATTCATGTATTGGTTAAAGAAGAATGCGGGTAAGATAGAGATGAGCGAAATGAGCGTTCAGTCTAAATTACAAGTTTTTCGTAGTGAACAAGAAAATTATTTAGAGGATAGTTTTGATACGATTTGTGCCTATAAAGAACATGCGGCTATGATGCACTATTCTTCAAAGCCAGAAACGAATGTTGAAATCACAAATTCGGGTATGCTTCTAATTGATAGTGGTGGACAATATTTAGAGGGTACTACAGATATTACACGTACATTTGTGTTGGGTGATATTAGTGAAGAAGAAAGATATTGGTTTACTAAAGCATTAAGAGGACATATTCGTTTATCGGATGCACACTTCTTATTTGGGTGTTCAGGAATCAACTTAGATATTCTAGCTCGTGGACCACTATGGGATCAGGATGTGGATTATCAATGTGGTACAGGACATGGTGTAGGTCACTTATTGAATGTACATGAATCACCAAATGGCTTTAGATGGAGAGTGTTACCTCATCGTAATGAAATGTGTGTATTAGATGAGGGTATGATTACTTCTAATGAGCCAGGAGTCTATTGTGAAGGTAAGTTTGGTATTCGTCATGAAAATGAAATGGTTGTCGTAAAAGGCAATGTGAATAACTATGGTCAGTTCATGCATTTTGAGCCAATTACGTTTGTACCTTTTGACTTGGATGGTTTGGATGTTTCTTTATTGACAAATGAAGAAAAGGCTTGGTTGAACAACTATCATAAAGAGGTATTGGAAAAGATCAGTCCTTATTTAACGAATGATGAAGCTGAGTGGTTAAAATCGGCTTGTCGATCTATTTGATGAAAGAAAGAATGATACCAATCACATGTCCACATTGTGGACATGTTTTTGAGATAAAAAGAGATACGGTTGTGATTGCACAAATGGATAGTGTCGCTAGAATACGCTTGAATGATGGTTCGTATTTTATGCATCAATGTCAAAAGTGTAAGTCTATGTTTTATTTGTACTATCCATTCCTATATCGGGATCCGAAAAAGAAGTTTAATCTTGTTTTGACACAACAAAAGAATATAGATAATTTGAGTGAAGATGAGAGGGTTGTACTTTGTCATAGTGTTTCACAGTTTCTTTTGGCTTTCAAGATCTATGATCAGTGTTTAAATCCTAAACTTGTACTGGTCAAAAAGAAGCAGTTGGAAAAAAGATTGGGTCGTAGTATCAAATTTGATTATTATGACAAGAAGAATGGTTGTCTTTGGTTTGAGGATAAGGCTGTATCTTTAACCAAAGAGGAATGTAAAGCGATTCTTATTTTGTAGTATTGTCAAAATAGGTTATAATGTTTGGTAGAAATGAGGTTTTACGTATGAATATTTTAATTGCCGGTGGTACTGGATATATTGGTAGTCATATTTGTGTTGAATTATTAGAAAGTGGTCATGATGTTGTCGTGATTGATGATTTCTCAAATTCAAAACCAGATGTGTTGGAATCGATTTATAAAATTACAGGAAAGCATGTTA
>SAMEA3387511__coassemble_2270_pt1 | contig 11257 bp, 10 predicted proteins | sample SAMEA3387511__metabat2_high_PE_018 | metagenome-assembled genome bin SAMEA3387511 (sample SAMEA3387511) | Felis catus | biome: Faeces | place: United Kingdom | collected 2012
CTTTTGATAAAGAACCCATTTTCCAATATTTACACAATGATCACAAATTCTTTCTAAGTACTTGCCGACAAGTAACACATCCACTAGAGTCCCTGTATCATGCTCTTTTCTGGCTAATAAATCAACATAAACCTCTTTAGCCTTTTCATATTGTGCATCCGCTTGATCATCCATTTTAATAACTTGATCTGCTGCTTTTTCGTCTTTCTGAATAAAACCTTCAATCGCAAGTGTAATCATTTCTTTTGCGATGATAAATTGTTGTTGAATACTATCATCCACAACTAAATTTTCCATATTCAAAGCACAAATCAGTTCTGAAACTTCTTTTTCCTGATCCATAATACGTGTTAGATCACGAATTGTATTTGTAGCTACAGTAATACGTCTTAAGTCTTTCGCAACTGGATGTTGAAGAAGAAGAATCTTCATACAAATCTGTTCAGCTTCTCTTCCTTGTTCACTCACTTCTTCATGCATTTGTGAAACATCTTGAACTAAAGTTTTGTTTCCATCTAAAATAGCGTGCTTGCAAAACCACAATCCTTTTAAACAGTCTTGAGACATTTGTGCCATAGTCAGTTCTAACTGTTTTGTTTGTTTTAAAAACTTTGTAGGTAAAACCATTATCCAAACCTCCCTGTAATATAGTCTTCTGTTTTCTTTTCTTTTGGCGCAGAGAACAATGTTTCTGTAGTACTATACTCAATTAAATTTCCCAATAAGAAGAATGCTGTTTTATCACTAATACGCATAGCTTGCTGCATATTGTGAGTAACAATAACGATTGTATAGTCTTTTTTCAATTCTAAAGTTAACTCTTCAATCTTACTAGTTGAAATTGGATCTAGAGCACTTGTAGGTTCGTCCATCAACAACACTTCCGGCTGCATAGCCAAGGCTCTTGCGATACATAAGCGTTGTTGTTGTCCACCAGACATTCCCAATGCGGATTTATGTAGACGATCCTTCACTTCATCCCAAATGGCAGCTTGTCTTAAACTTCTTTCAACAATTTCATCCAATTCACTTTTCTTTTTGATTCCAAAAATTCTTGGGCCATACGCAATATTATCATAAATACTTTTTGGGAATGGATTGGGTTGTTGAAATACCATTCCAACTCTACGTCTTAATTCAATCGCATCCATATTTTTGTAGATATCCGTTCCATCTAGACAAATATCACCTGTGATTTTAGTACTTTCCACCAAATCATTCATTCGATTCAATGTTTTTAAAAATGTTGATTTACCACATCCACTAGGACCAATGAATGCTGTAATTTCTTTTTCTTTGATATCCAAATTTATATTCTTTAAGGCATGAAAATCACCATAATATAAATTCAGATCATTCACTGTAAATTTATTATTCATACGTAACCTTTCTATTTCTCTAATCCAGCTTGTTTTTTGGAAATGTGTCTTGACCAAACATTGGCTCCAATACTAAATGCCAATACTAAAATCATCAACACAGCACTAGATAAATTAGCCAATGCACGATCTTGTCCATTGGTTTGTAAGTTCCAGATTTGGATGGATAATGTTTCAGCAGGTCTTAACACATTAATTGGCGATGTTGGAGAAGTAAAACTAAAATTATTCCAACGCAAATCACTTCCTGAACCAGTTGTATAAAGTAATACAGCAGCTTCACCAAATCCACGACCAGCCGCCAAGATAACTCCAGTCATAATACGTGATAGGCATGCTGGCAATAATACATGGAATATGGTTTGCCACTTTGTTGCTCCAAGTCCCATACTTCCGTGATAATAGCCTTCAGGCAAACCTTTTATCGCATCTTCTGTAGTTGTTGTAATCAAAGGTAAACTTAGAATTGATATAGACAGGGCACCTGCTAATAAACTTTTTGATAATCCAATGACAACTAAGAAAATCAAATATCCAAATAAACCTACAACAATACTTGGTAAAGAAGACAATGTTTCAATACAAGTTCTTAAAAAGCGTGTTACAAGCCCAGGTTTTGCGTACATCGCCAAATAAATGCCTGCTAATACTCCAATTGGAACCGAAACCAACAAAGAAATAAATACTAAGTAAATCGTATTAAAAACTTGGTTTCCAATGCTGCCAGATCGAGTAAAGCCAAACATTTCTGGTTTAGCCCCTAACAACCCTCCAATAATAACTTTACCGGCAAAGCCTACAAGAAGTAAAAAGAAGAATAAGGCGATACCATAAAAGACGATTGTCATGAATTGATCAATCATTTTTGCTCTTTTAATTCTAGAATCCATCTCTATTCTCCTTTCGGTTTTGAAAACTTATGAATAATAGTAATAAACAATAACGAAATCAAGAACAATAATAAAGCCATTGTCCATAGGGCTGCCTTCATTTCTCCACCTTCCATCGCATTTCCCATTTGAGCTGCAATTTCCGTTGTTAGTGTTTTTGAAGTAGAAAAAATACTCTTAGGCAAAGCTGTTGTTTGCCCAATAACCATCGCAACAGCTAAAGCTTCACCAAACGCTCTTGCAAGTCCTAATACAATTCCTGAAATGACTCCAGGTAATGCAGCAGGAATTACGACACGATATATCGTTTGCCAACGTGTTGAGCCAAGTCCATAAGCAGCCATTCGTGTTTCTTTTGAAACAGCTCGAATCGCATCACTGGCAACACTGGTAATCGATGGGAAAATCATAATTGATAAAACAAGACTTGCCGCAAGCACGGAATGTCCTACCTGCAAATCAAATACTTTCTTTAAGAACGGAATCAAGACCGTTAATCCAACCCATCCATAGACAACACTAGGAATTCCGGCAAAAATTTCTACCATAGGACGATAGAATTTTTCACCAAACTTAGGTGAAATTTCTGTCATAAAAATAGATGATCCTAACGCAAAAGGCGTGGCAATCAATAAGGCCAATCCACAAACACATAGCGATCCAACAATAAAGATCAAGGCTCCTACATGTCCTTTTGAACTGGCATTATCCATTGGTGCCCAATTTGCACTGCCAAGAAACTCTCCTAGAGTATGATGAAATTTAAAAAATGTATCAGAACCTTTATAAACTAGAAAAGCTCCAATTAATAGAGTTACAAATATCACGAACAGACCACCAATTGTGACGAGAATCTGCCAAAAATATTCTTTACAAAACATGCTTTTACGACTCATCAAATTCCTCCAAACTAAATGAATAACGGACATATATTTCAATGTCCGTTAAAGAACTCGCAATTAGTGATCTGTTTTTTCCATTTTGCTAGAAACACCATAGCCTAATGATTCCATTTTCTTACCGAATTTTTCACCCATGATGTAATCTAAGAATGCTTTTGTAGCTTTATCTGGCTCTCCATTTGTATACATGTGCTCAAATGTCCAAACTTTATAGTCACCACTATATGTGTTTTCTAATGTCGGTTCAACGCCATCAATTGCGACTGTATCTACATCGTCATTGTCTACTAAGTAAGATAATGCCACATAACCGATTGCACCTCTTGTATCTGTTACATTTTGTAACAATACACCAGAATCATCTGTTTCCATTGAAGCGTTGCTAGCTTCTTCATTTCCATCTAATGCATATTTTTGGAATGTTGCTCTTGTTCCTGATGAAGTTGGACGAGTAACTAAGACAATGTCTTCATCTGGTCCACCAACATCTTTCCAGTTCGTTGTTTTTCCTGTGAAGATATCAATCAATTGTTGTTTGGTTAAATCTTTAACACCAACATCTTTATTTACGATTGGAGCCATTGTTACAACACAAACTTGGTGATCGACTAAATCTTTAGCTTGATCCTTATCTAATTTTTCTTCAGCTGCCACATCGGAGTTTCCTAGTGTAACTGTTTTATCAGCTACCTGTTTTAAACCTTCTCCTGAACCACCAGCATCTACTGTAATAGAAACATCTGGGTTTTCGTTTGAAAACTGTTCGGCTGCAACATCAACCAATGGTTTCAATGCACTTGAGCCTGCGGCTGTAATTGTTCCGCTTAAACTTTCATTTTTTGAATCGCTGTCATCGGATGCAGTATTTGAACTACATCCTACCATAGCTGCAGATAATCCTACGATCATTGCGCCTTTTAAAAACTTATTCATATTTTCCTTGTCCTCTTTTCTTTCGACACACATATCATAATGCATGTTTGTTAAACGAAAAAAATGGTTCTGTTAAGGTTTTGTTAAATGATTTGTTTTAATTTTAAGCACACCTGAATTTAATTTATGAACAAAATTATTGAAATATAATGTAAATAAATGTATAATCGTGAAACATAAAGAAAGGAAAGGTGGAAATGTTTTCACCGAGGTAACAAAATGACACGTGTATATAACTTTAGTGCCGGTCCCGCATGCTTACCAGAATGGGTCTTAACCAAAGCTGCAAGCGAAATGTTAGATGCTCATAATAGTGGAATGAGTGTTATGGAGATGTCCCACCGTTCCAGTGAATTCCAGGATATTATAGATACTTGTAAAGCAAGATTAAAAAGATTGATGAACATTCCTGATGAATATGAAATTTTATTCTTACAAGGAGGTGCTTCTTTACAATTTACTATGATTCCTTTGAATTTAGAAAAACATAACGTAGATTTGATCAATACAGGTCAATGGACAAAGAAAGCTTTAAAAGAACATAAAAAATTAGGAAAAGTAAATGTAGTCGCGTCAAGTGAAGAAGATAACTTTACGTATATTCCTAAAATTAAACAAGAAGATTTAAGTGAAGATTCTGATTATGTATATATTTGTGAGAACAACACAATCTATGGAACTAAATATAAAGAACTTCCTCCACATGAAGGAAAGTTATTAGTTGCAGATTTATCAAGTTGTATTTTAAGTGAAAGAACGGATGTTTCTAAATATGATTTAATTTTTGCCGGTGCTCAAAAGAATATGGGGCCTGCAGGTTTAACTGTGGTTATCATAAAAAAAGACTTGATTGGTTTAGCTGATGAAAAAACACCAAGCATGTTAAACTACAAAACATATGCTGACAATGATTCTATGTTCAATACGCCACCTACTTATTCCATCTATATTTGTGGTTTAGTACTTGAATGGCTAGAAACACAAATAGGTGGATTGAAAAATATGGAAAAGATCAATCGTAAAAAAGCTAAATTATTATATGACTATATTGATGCTTCTAAACTCTATTCAAATCCTGTTGTACCTGAAGATCGTTCTTATACAAATGTTCCTTTTGTGACTGGTGATAAGAATCTAGATACTAAATTTGTTAAAGAAGCAAAAGAAGCAGGAATTGTAAATATTAAAGGTCACAGAACGGTTGGTGGTATGCGTGCAAGTATTTATAATGCCATGCCACTTGAAGGTGTAGAAGCCCTAATTGCATTTATGAAGAAATTTGAAGAGGAGAATTATAATGCCTAAAATAAAGCTCTACAATAATATTGCGCAAATTGGTTTAGATCAGTTTACGCCAGATTATGAAGTAAACGAAAATATGGAAGATGAAGATGCTATTTTAGTTCGTAGTACCAATCTTCATGATATTACATATAATGCCCACCTTAAAGCTATCGCTCGTGCAGGTGCGGGTGTCAACAACATTGATATTGATACTTGTACTAAAAAAGGGATTGCCGTATTCAATACTCCAGGCGCAAATAGTAATGCCGTAAAAGAACTTGTATTTGCGGGTATGTTACTAGCAAGTCGTGATATTTATCATGGTATTGAATGGATCCAAACGCAAAAAGAAAATGAGAACATCACAAAAGATATTGAAAAACAAAAAAAGAAATATGCTGGACACGAATTAACCGGTAAATCACTAGGTGTCATCGGTTGTGGTGCCATTGGTATCCAGGTTGCCAATCTAGCCTTACGCTTTGGTATGAAAGTTTATGGATATGATCCATATATGTCTGTCGATGCTGCATGGAACTTATCTCGATATGTAAATCATGTCACAAATATTGATGATTTATATCGTCAATGTGATTTTATTACGATTCATGTGCCTTTAAATGATGGAACTAAAAACTTTATCAATAAAGATAGTTTTGACAAGATGAAAGATGGCGTCAAATTATTAAACTTTGCTCGTGGTGGCCTCGTTGATGAAGATGCTCTATTGGTGGCATTAGATGACAACAAAGTTGAATCTTATGTGACTGATTTTCCAAGTTTAAAAGTTATTCAAAATGATAAAGTCATCGCAATTCCTCACTTAGGTGCTTCAACCGAAGAGAGTGAAGAGAATTGTGCTTTAAAAGCCGCTCAGGAACTGATGAATTATTTAACTTATGGAAATATTTCAAATTCTGTCAATTTACCAAATGCGAAGATGGATATGAATTCACCATTTAGAATCACTTGTATTCATGAAAATAAGCCTAAAATGATTTCTCAAATCACAGATATTTTTAAGGATGCTAATATTGAAAACTTAATGAATAAATCTAAAAAAGATATTGCGTATACAATTATTGATTTAGATTCAGAAGTTGATATTTCTCCAATTGAAAAAATCAATGGTATGATTAGAGTATCTACTTATAAGAAATAGGATGGTACTATGATTGATGCACATACACATTTAGAAAATGGTGATTTAAGCATTGAATATGTTCATAAGTTTATCGATGCTGCCAAAGAAAAAGGGATTACTCATCTTCAAATATTAGATCACACACATAGATTCTTTGAATTTAAAGACTGTTATAAAAGAGTTTGTGAAGTATCTAAATTACAAGAAGAGTGGTTTTTAAAGAAACAAAAAAACTCCATAGATGATTATTTAAAATTAATTGAGGCATTAAAAAAAGAAACTTTTGACATCGCTGTACGTTTTGGCCTTGAAGTATGTTACACGCCTGAAACAGAAAGTCTATTATCCTCCATTCTTAAAAACTACCATTTTGACTTTCTAATTGGCAGTGTACACTCTGTAAATGGTTATCTATATGATATGGATGCCTTTTCTAAAGAATTACTTTGGAACAAAAATGATCCTTCTAATATTTATAAGTCCTACTATGACACTATTGAAAAACTAATCCAATCCAATCTCTTTGATCAAGTGGGTCATCCAGATGTGATCAAATTGTATTCGATTGATCCAGGCTACGATTTACATCCTACCTACCATCATATCGCTCGTCTGGCAAATGAATACAACATTAAAATGGAAGACAACACTAAAGCTCATTATTCATATCATCATCCTGATATTGGCTTAAATGCTGATTTTAGAAATATCCTAAAAGAAAATAATGTAAAAATTGTTACTGCAAGTGATGCTCATTATCCTAACGATGTGGGGCGCTGCTTTAAATTATTAGATCCTAGATAAGCCTAGGATCTTTTTTTAGGCAAAGAAAAAGACAGAACTTAATCTGTCTGTGTTTCTTTATTGACTAAAAATACACTTAAACTTACAAGTAACAATGCAATTAAACTTGATAGTTGGAATGCCTGATTGGATTCATGTAATACAACACTTGATAAAATCACACCGATGATAGGTGTTACGCACATATAGACGCCAATCTTACTAACAGGATTTACAGATAATAACAATCCCCAAATCGTATAGGCGATAGCAGATACAAGAGCTAAATGAATCAATACAAGAAGGCCTAGATTAAATCCAAATGTAATGTGTCCTCCCATTAAATAGCCTGTTATAGCTAAGAGAATACCTCCTAGAGAGAACTGATATCCACTTAACAGGACGGCATTTTGATTTTGTGTGAACTTCTTAATAAAGGCAGCCGATATAGATCCACAAAATTGTGACATCAACACAAAGCCTTCACCCACAAAGGAAAAACTGACACTGGCTCCACTGATATTCATAAATAAAATGCCCAAGAATCCAATAAAACAGCCTAATGCTTTTCGTGCTGTAATTTTTTCATAATGAAAAATTAAACTTGCCACTAACAAAGATATAAAGGCACTGGTTCCTGAAATAATGGATCCGTTGACTCCTGATGTATGTGAAAGTCCAATATAATAGAAAAAATACTGTCCAGCCGTTTGAAAAAGAGCTAGAGTGCATATGCCTTGAATATTCTCTTTTTTAGCAACTAATACTTTTTTCTGTAAGAAAGAAGCAAATAATATGACTAAAAATCCAGCTAATGTAAAACGTATGCCTGCAAACATTAAAATACTAGGTACACCTTCAATATTAAATAGATTATATCCCCATTTAATGAATGGAGCTGCACTTCCCCATAGTGTACAACATAGCACGGCTAGTAAAAATACATGTAATGGCTGTTTAAAAAATTCCCTTTTCTCCATATCCAATTAAAACTTATCCTTCCTTTTTTTCTTCTAATTCCATCCAACGATTAGTTAAAGTTTCAAGTTCTTCTTCTTTCTGCGTTCTCAAATCGCTTAATTCTTTTAATTTTGCAAAATCACTTTGACACTCATTCATCTGATAGTCTAAAGCTTCGATTTCACTTTCTAATACTTCCATCTTCTCAGGAAGTTGCTCCAATTCCTTTTTTTCCATATAAGATAATTGAGATCTTTTCTTCTTTTCAATCGGCTTTTGAACAACAACCTTCTTATTCTCATCTTTTGATTTCACTAAATAATCACTATATCCTCCACTGTACTGTTTAAAAGTACCATCTTCTTGATGGACAAACACTTTATCCACAACACGATCCAAAAAATATCGGTCATGGCTTACAGTAATAATGGCTCCTTGGAAATCATCTAAATAATCTTCTAATACGTCTAATGTCAAAATATCCAAATCATTTGTTGGCTCATCCAATAACAGGATATTTGGTTCTTGCATCAAAACTCTTAATAGATATAGTCTTCTTCTTTCTCCACCGGATAGTCTTGATAGCGTGGTATAGTGCATATTTCTTGGAAATAAAAATCTTTCAAGCATTTGCGAAGCACTTAGTGTCATACGATCGTATTCAATGACTTTAGAAACTTCTTCAATATAATCAATGACACGCATATTTAGATCGACACCTTGATCCGCTTGTCTGAAATATCCAATTTTAACTGTGGTTCCATATTCAATGGTTCCATAGGTTGGTTGTTTCAACCCTGCAATAACATCTAACAAAGTAGATTTTCCACATCCATTCTCTCCAATGATACCTATTCGGTCTTGTCGTAATAATACATAGTTAAAATCATGAAATAATGACTTTTCTGGATAATTAAATCCTAAATTCATACATTCAATTGTTTTATTCCCCAATCGTTGCATAGTCGCATTTATTTTTAATGACTCTTCTTGCTGTTTAAAACGTTTCTGACGCAATTCTTCAAACCTTTGAAGTCGACTATTAGATTTTGTACCACGCGCCTGTACGCCCGCTCTAACCCACTCTAATTCCTTTTTATATAAGTTCTTGTGTTTATGGGCTGCTAATTTTTCTTGTTCAATACGCGTTTCCTTATTTTCTAAGTACACTTCATAATTTCCATTATGAATATATAAGTCGCCTTGATCCAATTCAATCATTTTTGTACAAACACGATCTAAAAAATAACGATCGTGTGTGACCATAAATATTGCACTCTTTGATCGAATCAAATAATTTTCCAACCATTCAACCATATCATTATCCAAATGGTTTGTCGGTTCATCCAAAAGCAACAAATCACAACTTGTGCATAGTGCTAAGGCAAGAGCCACTCTTTTTCTTTGTCCACCTGACATATTTGACATGGCGCTTTGATAATCTGTAATACCCAGTTTCGTTAGAATCGATTTTAATTCAAATTCTGCGACAGGGTGCTCATTTTTAGAATTCACAAGTTGAATTTCATCCCAAACACAATCCGTTTTGAATTCTGGATTTTGAGGTAAATAATGAATCTTGATTCCATTTTTTTTAATTATGATTCCTGAATCATAATTTTCAATACCTGCAAGTATCTTTAATAAAGTACTTTTACCTGTACCATTGACTCCAATCAACGCAATTTTATCAGTATCTTCTATTGTGAAACTCGCATCTTTTAAAATGCATTTATCATTTATATTCTTTTTTAAACTTTCTGTTGAAATTAACATAACATCACCTGAGTTTTATTATATAATACTTTTTGAGGTGACACGCATGAAACTTATTAAAAATATTCAAATTTATGCACCTGAAAATTTGGGAGTAAAAGATGTATTAATTTCAGATTCTAAAATCGAAAAAATTGATAATCATATCGAACTTTCTTATCCAATTGAAACAATTGATGGTACAGGATGCATTTTAACGCCAGGTCTAATTGATCGCCATGTTCATATTACTGGTGGTGGTGGAGAAGCCGGATTTATTTCTAGAGCTAGGCCTATAGATGTACAGGAAATATTAGATGCAGGTATCACAACTGTCATTGGATTATTGGGAACAGATGGTTACACAAGAAGCACAAAAGAATTATTTGCGAAAGCTAAAGAACTAACACAAAAAGGTGTACATACGTATATCTTAACGGGCAGCTATGCCTATCCTAGTAATACACTAACAAGTTCAGTGGAAGACGATATTGTGTTTATTGATAGTATTCTAGGGGTTAAGCTTGCATTAAGTGATCATAGATCGAGTCATATTACAGAAGATGAATTAATTCATTTGGCTTCTAGAATTCGTACAGCGAGTCTTATAGCTGGAAAACAAGCAAATTTAACAATTCATATGGGTGATGAAAAACAAGCCTTAGAACTTGTCTTTAAGGCCATAGAAAAAGCCGATATTCCTATTTCATTATTCCAGCCTACACATTGTTCAAGAAATCCTCATTTATTTGAAGAAGCAAAAAGATTTACTGATATGGGTGGTACAATTGACATTACATGTGATGGTAATGGTAAAACTTTGAGTTACATTCAACAAATCCAAAATACAGAGAAAGTAACCATTTCTAGTGATGCACAAGGATCTTGGTCTACATACAATGAAGATGGATCCGTTAAAGAAATTGGTATTACGCCAATTTCAAACTTAAAAAAAGAATTCATTTATCTGAAAAATGAATTTGGGTATGAAAATGCTTTGCCATTCTTTACGAAAAATGTTGCGAATGTATTAGGTTTTAAACATAAAGGACAAGTTAAAGAGGGATTTGATTGTGATCTTGTCATTTGGAAGGAAGATCAAATTCAAAAAGTTATCACAAAAAAATAGGCACTGATTAACTCAGTGCCTTTATTATTTATTAAATTACTTAACGAATTGTACAATTGCCATTGGAGCTGCATCTCCACGACGGATACGTGTTTTTA
>SAMEA3387511__coassemble_2501_pt1 | contig 9641 bp, 9 predicted proteins | sample SAMEA3387511__metabat2_high_PE_018 | metagenome-assembled genome bin SAMEA3387511 (sample SAMEA3387511) | Felis catus | biome: Faeces | place: United Kingdom | collected 2012
ACAGTTGATAATCGGTGATTGATTATCAACTATAAGCACGACTGCCTGTCGTACAGAAAAGCTTGAGCATGTGCCCAAGCTTATAGTACTTGCGATAAAAATTTGATAGTTCTTGGATTTTGTGGATGTTCAAAGATATCTTCTGGAGTTCCTTGTTCTTGAATAATACCTTCATCCATAAATAATACGCGATCACTTGTTTCACGAGCAAATCCCATTTCGTGTGTTACGATCACAATTGTCATTCCTTGATCCGCCAATTCTTTAATGACTTCTAGTACACCTTTTACCATTTCTGGATCTAATGCACTTGTTGGTTCGTCACATAAAATTACATCTGGATGCATAGCTAGAGCACGAACAATAGCTAGACGCTGTTTTTGTCCACCAGATAATTTTCTTGGATATTCATCCTTCTTATCTTCCAAGCCTACTTTTTTAAGCAATTCAATTGCTTCTTTTTCAGCTTGGGCCTTTGGTGTTTTAAGTTCTAGAATTGGTGTGATGGTAATATTTTCTAAAACTGTTAAATGTGGAAATACATTAAAGTGTTGGAAGATCATTCCAATCTTTTTACGATGTGTATCAATATCAACATTTTCAGCTGCAATATCTATACCTTCGAAAATAATTTGTCCACTAGATGGTTTTTCTAATAAGTTAAGACAACGTAAGAAAGTAGATTTTCCTGAACCACTAGGTCCAATAATACTAACAACTTCTCCTTGATGGATTGTTTGATCAATTCCTTTTAATACTTCAAGATCTCCAAAATTTTTATGTAAGTCTTTTACAACAATTAGTTCCTTAGTCACTGACACTCAACTTCCCTTCCATATATTTAATTAATTTTGATAATGAATATGTAACAATAAAGTAGATCAAACCAACAATTACTAATGGTTCAATGGATTTATAAGTAGCCGATTTAATAACACTGTTAACAGTCATTAATTCTCCAATATAGAATGTACTTGCCAAAGATGTTTCCTTGATCATCATAACGAATTCATTACCTAAGGCAGGCAAGATATTCTTGATAGCTTGAGGAATAATGATTTTAGTCATCATATGTACATTTGACATACCAAGTGATTTAGCCGCTTCTCTTTGCCCTTTATCCACAGATTGAATACCTGAACGAATAATTTCAGCCACATATGCACTTGAATTAATGACAAGGGCAATAATCACACTAACGATCATTGGCATATTTCCATTTGTCAAATAAGAGAAAATATTGATGAACAACCATAATTGTAGTAATAGTGGTGTTCCACGAATCAATTCTACATATACACCCGCAATCGCTTGTACGATTTTATTCTTTGATAGTTTTACTAGGGCAAATAATCCACCAATAATTGTACCAAAAATAACAGTAATAGCAGCAAGTCCTAAAGTGATTCCTAAACCTTTTAATAATTGTGGCCAGCAATATTGAACAATTTGAACACATGTTCCAAAGAATCCAGTCGCTGTTAAAGTAAATTGTTCACTACTCTGTTTCTTAGCCGCTTTATACCACTCTTCATATAAACCTTTTTTATTGACTTCCTTTAAAATTTTATTGACTTCTTTCATCAATCTCTTTTCACCTAAAGGAGCACCTACACGATTACCTGCATAATCTTGATCAATATTGAATAATTCATCTAACTTCGCAAGTTCAGAGTTCTTTTCAATATATTCATCAGCTGTACCTTCAGAGCATGCAACAGCTTGTACCGTACCATTCTTTAATAGGGCAACACCATCATCAATACTTGAAATGGATTGTAGTTTTGCGTCCGGAATTTGATCTTCTGTATATTGCTGCTGGATTGATCCTTGTTGAGCAGCCACCTTTAAGCCAGTTAGATCAGTTAACTTCTTATATTTATCTGCATCTTTTTTTGCGATAATAACAGCCTGCCCACCAGTATCCTCTGTCATATTGTATCCAATAGACATTTCCATCTGTTGCGCACGTGCTGGTGTATAAGCCAATCCAGTAATTGCTAAATCAATTTCTTCAGTTTGAAGATTTGCCAAAACTGTATCAAAACTTGCGGCTTTGATTGTTAATTTAACACCCATCTTTTTCGCAATATATTTTGCTAATTCAATATCAGAACCTACATATTGCGCTTGTCCTGTTTTTGTTGAGTCAATAAATTCATTAGGTGGAAAATCAGGAGATGTACCTACAATCAATTCTCCTCTTTCTTGAATCTTGTCTAATAAATCGCCTGTTGTTGATGTATCTGTTTCATCGGCAAATGCAGGCATAACACTAGACATCATGATCATAAAACTTACTAAAAATGCCGAAATTAATTTAAATCCTTTTTTCATATCTACCATTCCCTTCTAATAAAAAAAAGCCGTCCTTGAATATACAAGGACGACTATAAAATCGCGGTACCACCTTATTTCCTGCACTAATGTACAAGCCCTTAACTCATAACGGGAGTATCCGAAGCTTCCTCAATCTTCGAAAGCTTAGCTCTAAGACACGTTCACCCTGTGCTTACTGTTCCATTTCCACCATCAGGAACTCACTATCAGCAGCATCCACGACTACTTCTTCTTTTCATTGCCTTTACAAAGGATGGCTTTATTATAAACAAACATTTTTTTAAATGCAACAGAAAATTTATGATTTTATCAACACCTGAATTTCATCCACATTTAGTGAACAATATTCAGAAATTTGGTCAAGACTAAAACCATCTTCATACATCTTACGAACCATTTGTTTCACTTGTTTATTTGCTTCTTCTACTTTCTTGTCAGCTTCTTGGCTTAATTTATTCGCTTCTTGTAATGCCTTTTTTGCTTCTTCTTGTGCTTTATGAGCCTCTTCAAGTTGTCGTTCCATTCGCTCTTCATTTTCATGTAGTTTTCTAAAATCTTCTATTATTTTTTTCCAACCATCATCAGATATGGTTTCTACACGCTTCTCTAACATTTGAATCACCCCATCACTTTCTATCATGACCTTAATTTTACTATCATCCATTCCCTTGTGGCAATTCAAAAAGTAATAAATCATCTTTTACTGTTCATTCATTTCTTTAAGCGGCTTGTTTACATCCAACTTTGCCATTTCAACCGTTCGTATCTTCATACGATCTTCTGTTTCTTTCACAAAAGATAAGCCATCCTCATTTTTCAATGTGAATGTGTTACACATTCTATTATTATCAATTAAATTCACATTAAAGAACACTAAGACAATTGTTTCCTTTAACTCTCCATAATATTTTCCTTCCAATTCTTGAGAACTATGAAGTCTAGCCAAATAATAACTAAAGCGAATCGGCAGATGATCTTGAGTTTGTCTTAACTGCATTTCTAAATCCACCGTCGTTTGATTATCTAATTCAACCTTGAATTCTTCATTTTACTATAGTCTTTTACCATATCTGAATTTTTAACATCCACATGATGGACTTTCCTTTCTAAAAATACCGTAAGTAATGATTTTAAGGCATCATTAGCCTCTTTACAATCTTCGCCAAAAACATACTTGAAGGCGAAATCATTTAATAAATTTGCACTACGCATGAGCACCTCAATTCTAGTAGGCATTTCCTACATACTCATATACGCAAAAAAAACTTTTTCTAAAAAAAGCAAAAAAAAGCGCCTTTCGACGCTTATTCGGCTTCAATCTCCTTAATGAGACACTCATTACCTTGAAAAAGAACTGTATGTTCACTCTTACAATATGGACACTCTCTTCCATATTGAATCGTATCATATGTTTTTTCACATTCATCGCAAATCGTAATGGCTTCAATCCATTCATATTCTAGTGTTGAGTTTTCAATTAAAGGAACTTTTTTCTTATAATATTTCCAACAATCCACTAAATACTCAGGAACAATTCCGCTTACTTTTCCTATCTGCAAAGTCACTCTACGAATATCTGTAATATTATTTTCTTGTGCAAGTTCTTCCAATGTTTTTGAAATATGTACAACAATTCCTAATTCATGCATACTATTTCTTCTTATTGCGAATAATCTTGATTTGGCGTTTAGCTGCATACGGCAAGATAGCTTTCATCTTATCTTCCGCCTTAACCATTCTTGCGCCATCTTTGATATCACGCGTTAAGTGGATCGCATCAAATTCGCATTTTGTCGTACACAAACCACAACCAATGCACTTATTGGTATCCACAATACTTGCACCACATCCAAGACATCGATTGGCTTCAATCTTAACTTGTTCTTCTGTAAATGTTGAACGTAAATCTCTAAAGGATTTTTCACCCAACCCCTTTTTAATACCAGGTATCTGTCGTTTGGCATGATCAAAATCAATATCAATCAATGCGTTATTCTTATCAAATTCATTAAATAAATGTAAGTCTCTTCCAATTGTTAGAGAATGCCCCTTATGAACAAAACGATGCATAGATTCAGCTGCTTCTTTACCATGACTAATCGCATCAATCGCAAATTTTGGACCTGTATACACATCACCGCCAACAAATACATCTTCAACAGATGTTTGTAGTGTTGTACCATCTGCTTTGATTGTTCCATTTGTATTTACTTCTACATCCAATCCTTGAATTGGAATAATACTTTGTCCAATTGAAAGTAATACATGACTACATTGTATAGTTTCCAAAACACTTTCATCATAGCTTGGATTAAATCTTCCTGTTTTATCCTTTACACTTACACATTGTTTAAATACAATTGAATCTTCTAAGATTTCCTTTGGACCCCATCCACAATGAAGAAGAATTCCCTCTTCTTTTGCCTCTTGTACTTCCTCAAAACTAGCCGGCATTTCGCCTTCTTGTTCTAAAGAATATAAATGTACCTTTTCAGCTCCACTTCTTAAAGCTGCACGAGCTACATCTATCGCAACATTTCCACCACCAACGACAACCACATCGCCAGAAATTAGATTTGGATTTTCTGTTTTATTCACCTTACGCAAGAAATCAATTCCAGATTCAACCATCGCATTATCTTCTCCTGGAATATTTAATTTTCTTGATCCTTGAGCACCAATGGCCACATAGAATGCTTCATATCCCTCATTTCTTAAATCATCCAACGAAATGTCTTTACCTACTTCTATGCCACACTTGAACTCAATACCCATAGCTTTTAACACTTCAATTTCAGCTTCAATCACAGACTTCTCTAATCTAAAAGAAGGAATACCATATGCCAACATACCGCCTGGTTTTTCTTCCTTTTCGAATATTGTGACAGGATAGCCCATTATTCTTAAATAATAAGCGGCACTCATACCAGCAGGACCTGCACCAATAATGGCCATCTTATTTGTGAAAAATTTTCCTTCGACATTTTCACATAAAGGAATATAACGCTTATCTTCATAAAGTTCTTGTTCGGCAATAAACTTCTTGATTTCATCAATAGCCAAAGGCTCATCAATCAATCCACGCGTACACTGTTGTTCACACCTTCTATTACAAATAGCTCCACATACGGCTGGAAATGGATTAAAGTCTTTAATTAACTTTAATGCATCCAAATAGCGACCTTCTTTCGCCATCTTAATATAGCCTTGAACCGGTAAATGTGCAGGGCATGCACTCTTACAAGGTGATGTTCCAGTTTCATAACAGTTGACTTTAGCTGTATCTCTAAAATTCCAGTTCCACTTTTCAGGGCCCCACTTTACATCATCAGGAAGTTCCTGTTTAGGATACGATACAGGTCCAGCTTTTGTACAAAGTTTTTGACCCAATTTTGCCGCTCCTACAGGACAAATTTCCACACACTTTCCACACGCAACACACTTTTCACTATCCACATGAGCCCTATAAGCACTTGCCGACATATTTGGGGTATTAAACAATTGACTCGTTCTTAATGCATTACATACGCCATGTGCACAGTTACATATCGCAAAAATCTTATCTTCTCCATCAATATTGGTAATCTGATGAACATAACCTTTTCTTTCGCAACGTTCTAAAGTCTCAATAACCTCTTCATACGTACAATAATGTCCACCCTTGTTTGTCTGTACAACATAATCTGCCATATCACCTACCGCAATACAAACATCCGCTTCAACATCACCAGTTCCTTCACCTCTAACACGTTGTTGTCTTCTACATGAACATGGAGAAAGTGCGTATTTATCGTATTTATTCAACCAATGCGAAATCTTTTCTACACTTACCGCTTGCTGATTTGCATGAATCGCCTTTTCCACAGGAATAACATGCATACCAATACCCGCTCCTCCAGGTGGAACCATTGGCGTTACCTTTTCAAGTGGTAATCGCGTCATCTTTTCAAAGAAATCCGCAACAATTGGATGTTCTTCCACAAGATCTTTATTCATAACCATAAATTCAGCTGCTCCAGGAACAAATTGAGGAAGCACAAACTGTTTATGATGATCCTCATTTTCCCAGTTGTATTCAATCATTCCAATGTCGCATACTTCATTTAATACACGATTTACTCTTCCCGCTGGCCATCCACTTCTTTTCACTACTTCTTCAAAAGAAAGTGGTTTACGCACTTCAAAACACAAACATAAATCGCATTGTTCATCATTTAAGATTTCATTTAAACACTCATATTCAGGGTCTGTTTGGGATAATTTTTTTACTTTAGCTGGAATACGATCCGTGATACGCCTTGCCAGTTTATCAATATTATCTCGATATGTCATATTATTCCTTCCAGGCCTTTACTTCATTTTCAAGCCACTTACACCAGTCATCAATTCCCTCACCCGTTTTTGCGCACACCTCAAAAATTTTCGCATTTGGATTACGATACAAAATATTCTCTTTACATTTTTCTACATCAAAATCAAAGTATGGCAATACATCCACTTTATTAATTAAAACCACATCACACACTTGAAACATCAACGGATATTTTAAAGGTTTGTCATCTCCTTCTGGAACACTTAAGATAGCTATATTTTTAGTGGATCCCGTATCAAATTCAGCAGGACATACTAAATTTCCTACATTTTCAAGTACAGCCAAATCTAAATCTTCCATACCCATTTCATGCAATCCTTGACGAGTCATATCTGCGTCTAAATGACACATACCACCTGTATGTAGTTGAATCGTGCGTATGCCATATTCACTGATGGTTTTGGCATCTACATCACTATCAATATCCGCTTCCATAATACCAATTCTCATTGTATCTTTTAGTCTTTCTAACGTTCTAGATAGAGTTGTTGTCTTCCCTGCTCCAGGACTTGACATAACATTCAATAAGAACACACCTTTATCTTTACATTCTTCTCTTAATTTGTTCGCATCTTTATTATTATCTTCAAATACACTTTGTTTTACTTCTATAATTTTATACATGATACAAACCTCCTAAAATCATTGTAAACGATTTCAAACCAGTAGTAAATAAACACATGTTAGTCTTTGCACACCTTGAAAAGTAGTCACTTTTCGCCTATCATAATCTATATGAAGATCTGTATGTACCAAATGTCTGTTTCAATGGATAACCAACAAAATATAGCTAAACTAAAAAATATTCCAGACTGTGATATTTTAGTTCTTTGTGAAATGTGGAATTGTCCCTATCATAATGATGCACTTAAAACAGCGTATTTGCGTCATGATGAAAGTTTGATGGCTTTAAAAAAACTAGCTAAATCGCATAGGATATGGATTGTGGCTGGTTCCATTTGTGCTGACAAATACAATCGCTGTTACATATTAAATTGTGATGGCGACATTGTTTGTTCGTATGATAAAACACATCTTTTTGAATTTCATAATCGACAGGATTATTGCGAAAATGAAGTGTTTGTACCAGGAAATCACCTACAATGTTTTGATACGCCATGGGGAAGATGTGGCATTTTATTATGTTACGACATTCGCTTTCCAGAAGTGTCTAGGATTCTAGCTCAAAATGGAGCACAAATTCTATTTTGTCCGGCTGCCTTTAATGAGCAGGCTACAAAGAAACATTGGAAGCTATTTACTCAAACACGCGCCTTAGAAAATGAAGTCTTTTTGTGTGGGGTTGCCCCAGCTAAGTACACGTATAAAAACTATACTTCAGGAGGCCACTCTATTCTTGTGGATGGTTTTGGCAATGTTGTAGTGGAGTTGGGTGAAGAAGAAGCATACAAAGTTGTAGATATCGATTTAAACGACATTGAAAAAGTAAGAAAAAGGATGCCTTATTGGAAGGTACGTAGAAATGATTTATATGAATTAAAGGAGATCAAAAAATGAAGACAATTCAAATCAATGAGATCGAAGGATTTCAAATTGGTAGTGCACAAGATATAGAAAATGCGACTGGCTGTACAGTCATCTTATGTAAAGAAGGAGCCACAGCTGGTGTAGATGTACGTGGTGGTGGTCCAGCCACTCGTGAAACAGATTTATTAAATCCAAAGAACATGGTTCAAAAGATTCATGCGGTTACATTATCAGGTGGTAGTGCTTTTGGTTTAGAATCAAGTAGTGGTGTTATGCAATATTTGAGCGAACACGAAATTGGTTTTGACATGAAAAATATCTATATTCCAATCGTATGTGAAGCTTGTCTATTTGATTGTGGTGTAGGTAATTCTAAAGCGTATCCAAACAAACAAATGGGTTTTGATGCTTGTATGGAAGCTGAAAAAAATGATCCAAAACAAGGAAATGTAGGTGCAGGAACAGGGGCTAGTGTTGGTAAATTCTTTGGCCCTCAATATGCGATGAAGGCAGGACTTGGATTTTCAGCCCTACAAATGGGTCCATTAAAAGTAGGAGCTATTGTAGCTGTGAATGCGTGTGGTGATATTTTCTATCCAAATTCAGACAAACCAATTGCAGGTATCTACGATAAAAACACAAACACAAGATTGTTTAGTGAAGATGAAATCTTAAAGGCAGCTGAAAAGATGATCAATTCTTGTGGTATGAATACGACAATTGGTTGTATCATCACAAATGCGGATTTAAATAAAGCACAAATGAATAAGATTGCGAGTATGGCGCATAATGGATATGCAAGATGTATCCGTCCAGTCCACACTTCAAGTGATGGAGATACTATTTTTGCGATGACATCGAATAAAGTTCCTGCAGAACAAGATCTAGTTGGAATCATGGCCGTAAAAGCAATGGAACAAGCTATTGTCAATGCAGGTACACTTGCAGATAGTGCTTATGGTCTAGCTAGCTATAAAGAAATCACAAAGGAATAATCATTGAAGTATCACTACGGTGATACTTTTTTGTTTAACGTGTCAGAAAATGACAAAAGTGCAGTATCTGTAACGTTAACTGCACTTTTTTAAGGTTTAATCTAAAATTTTTCCATCAATTGAAATTGTGACGACTTGCCAAGGAATGAACTTTTTACTTTCCTGCAAAGCTTTCTTAACCGCATTTTCAAGACCACCACAACATGGTACTTCCATACGAACAATGGTTACACTTTCAATGGAATTCATACGAATGATATCGCAAAGCTTTTCTGAATAATCCACACCATCGAGTTTTGGACATCCAATTAGAGTCACTTTGTTTCTCATAAATTCCTGATGGAAATTAGCATAGGCATAGGCTGTACAATCCGCAGCTATTAAAAGCTTGGCATGTTGAAAGAATGGTGCGTTGATAGGTGCTAGCTTAATTTGAACAGGCCAAG